>Ga0155033_137_pt1 | contig 31194 bp, 25 predicted proteins | sample RifCSPhighO2_01_FD_106001 | JGI IMG/M metagenome (GOLD analysis project Ga0155033, IMG submission 106001) | Candidatus Taylorbacteria bacterium RIFCSPHIGHO2_01_FULL_43_47
ATATATGTTTCGGAATCTTTTTGCCGCTAAACTGAAAGTTGGAAACGCGAAATACGCGGCCGAATCCCAGTAGTACAGCAAGCTGACTGCGGGATAGGTAGGCTATTCCTGACGTCCCAGTATTTCGCCAGCAGCGAGTTTCGCAAAATTCAGTACTGGGGTTAGGGGCAGAATGTGCGTTCAGAAAAAGCCGTCCCGATGTACATCGGGAAACCCCGCATTCCGTTTTCAGTTAGGACACTTGGGTAATAGAATTAGCGCATGAAGCACATTAAGGATTTGTCCCGAGCAGAACGCCTGGAGATTAGCATCTTGCTGGATAAAAAGTATTCCCTAAGGTCGATCGGGAAGGCTTTGGGAAGAGGCAAAAGCACGATCTCGTACGAAATACTCCGCAACAGCGTCAGGGGAAAGTACGATCCGGTCAAAGCCAACGCCAAAGCAAGGTTAAGGAAGCGAATGCGGAAACTTGAGTGGTCCAAAATCAACGAATCGGGAGAGTTGAAGAAATTCATAGTGGAAAAGCTAAAGTTGGATTGGAACCCCGACGAAATAGCCGGGTATATGAAAAAGCACAGGAAAGATTGCCCCCGCTACGTCTCAAAGACCGCCATCTACGAGTGGCTGCGGACATCGAGAGGCGAAAGATACTGTCGGTATTTGTATTCCAAACGGAAACGAGTGAAAAGAAGAAAATCGAAGACCAAAAAAGTCTTCATCCCCAATCGAGTGAGCATCCACAAGCGATTTTTCGGAGCAGACAACCGCAGCCGCTATGGTCATTTTGAAGCCGACAGTGTCGTCGGCAGACGGGGCACGAAAGGCGGAGTGAAAACCGGCATTGAGAGAAAATCACGTTTGTTTTTGGCTCGTAAGGTCAAAAGCATGAGACCGAAGGAGCACGGGGGAACCCTCCATGCCATTTTAAGTCCATTTAAAGTGGTGAGCGTCACCTTTGACAACGGAATTGAGAACCGCGGTCACGAAGATCTGGGGGTCAGAACCTTTTTTGCTGACGCCTATGCCTCATGGCAGCGAGGAGCGAACGAAAACGGCAACAAAATGCTCCGCCGGTATTTTCCCAAAGGCACGGATTTTGAAAAAATCAGACAGTCAAAAATTGACTGGGCCGTCGGCCGCATCAACAACAAACCGCGAAAGATTTTAGACTACGAGAGCGCCTTGGACGTCGCCAGACGCTCTGGTATCATTAAAAATATTAAAAGTGAGAGTGTCCTAACTCTGGGGTGAATTTAGGAGAATTTTGATTGCCAAATTTTGCGTCGCTTCTTGGCTCGTCTATTTGCTCAATAACCTGAAAAGGCAAGACAACATTTGTTACCTCATTTGTTTTCCCATTCCAAAGTAGCTCAACCTCTCTGCCATCGTCCGATGATCCACAGAGAAATCCCCGGGTTGATCGTCCTATTTCTTCCCCCGTACTCACCGGAACTCAATCCCGCAGAGAGATTTTTTGAAGAATTGCGCAAAGCGACAGCCAATCAAATATTTAAAACAATTGAAGATCAAGAGATGGCAATTGAGGAAAAGTTGAAAGCGTTGGCAGACAATATTCCCGCGATGAAAAAAATGTTGGGATATGAGTGGATATTAAAACAATGTTCAGATGTTATTTAGAGATGGTATGACAAGAGATTAGCATTTTTGGCCCAACTTTACAAAAGATTTTTGTATGGCGAGATCAACCTGAAATCGTCAACGCAAACATGGTTTAATTGTCACATTCTTTAACTTGTTTAACGATCCTTATTTAAAAAAACTTAAATGAGACAGACATCGAAACCGCAGATGGCTGTGACTTATCAGTACGTTAAACCCAAACCGCCCGAAGAGGCGGCGGAGCAAAAAAAGGCGCACAGAACACGCCTTTGACATCCTATTTGAAACTGCGCTTACGAGTGAAGAATGGCGACAAGCAGACCAAAAAAGAGATAATCAAGAGTCCGGGTATGAACCGGACGACAATGGACAAAAAACTGAGCATTGAAGCCTTCGAATGGTACGACGAAATCAGAAAAGGTTACTTTTCTCTTAAAGAAATCCCGGCTGGTACTGAACCAGAATTATCAATCAAACAATGGACACTTCGTGACTTTCCTACACTTCGTTTATTCTTACGCGGCCGAAGGGATTTGGTCACGAGTTACTAAGCTTTTTGTTTCGCTTCGCTCACAAAATATGCTCAATCGGGCGTCAGCACCCTTACGAAAAGCGTCCCACGCTTTTCTCAGTCGCGTGCGAAAAAACGCCCGAAGGCGTTTTTTCTAATGCGCGGACTAGTGGATGATGTTAGAACCCAAATAGTCAATCACTTCTTCGCAACTTAATTTTCTCAGGAAGAATGCTAAACGCTAACAAGATGCTCGAGGCCATCAAGAATATAAGCTGTGCTTCAGTCCCGCAATTCTCCGCCCATCCACCAGGAATTGGTGTTTTAATGCACTGATAAAGCCCAGCAAATGTAAAAACTTGTTGAACAATAACTGCGAGAAATAATCCTATCGCCGTTTTCAACAAATTATTTTTCAAAGCACCAAAATACTGGTCTCCGCGACTTATGATTTCGGACGAGATTTTTAGTCTCATAAAAATATCAATCAGTGTCGAGATAACTACAGCTAAAATAAAAATGGCAGCGGCAACTAAAACAAAATAAACATTGCCTTGGATTACCTTTTCGTTCAAACCGAAAAAGTCAGCAACTGACTCCTGATCTACAAGACGAATAAACCCTAGAGAGCTTAGCAGAAAACAACCGCTAAGCGCCAGACAGATTATTTTTTTCCATCCCATGTCTATATTTTAGCACTGGTTCCACATCCCGTCAGCCGTAGTCTTTTCTACGACTTAGTTACGGAGTCTGAATTGATGCGCGGCTGAAGGGTGCTGACCCCTCGACCTCTCGCGTGCACTTATCCCATACTTTCGTATCGGCGTGGACTATATCTTCACCATACCCTCCGACAATCAGAGGGTTTAGGTGCCCTGGTATCTAGTCTCTACGGCGCTCCTCCAAATTGGAGGTTCCCACGGTGTTCGCTTATCCAGTATTTGGACTTAGCCTTCACCGTTATCCCAGAGAGTTTCAATCCGCCCTTTCGACGGAAAGCTGCATATCTACAGGCGAGTGCTCTACCGTTGAGCTACAGCCGCACTTGTTCATACAAAATGAACATCCGCTAATTTAACAGTTTTTGTGACTTATGGCAAACCAACAGAACTTTAAATAAAGACCAGTGCCATTACATTTTGGTAGTACCGGAGACAGGAGTTGCACCTGTGACCTGGCGCTTATGAAGCGCCCGCTCTAACTATCTGAGCTACTCCGGCAGTTGCGTCTTTAATGCACTTATTAAACCCAACATCTTTTGCTTCATTTCCCCACTCTTCCTCACCTTAAGCCTAAAAACCCCATAATAATTCTCGAAATTGGCGTAAACTTTATTTGCCCTCACTTTCACAAAATATGGCTTTGTAAACTGTTCGGTTGGCAATTGTAGCAATTTTGCCCAAAAATTCAAAACTTTTTTTATTCGCACCCTGTGGGCCTCATTTATTTGTACCGTACACAAAAACCTATCCGCTGATACCCTAAAAACATCTTCCAGAAAGCTTTTCATAAACAAGACCATCATCGGATCAGAATTAACAAAAACAAAGCCGCCCGTTCGCTCACTTTTTGAGCCTTCACCCCAATAAAGCGCCGCGCCTGCAATCAATAAATCTCTATTCGATATCTTGCCAATGGTTGCTCGAGCTTCAGCAAAATTTTTGGCAATCATGTCTAACTTCTTCTGATGATTCATTGAGGAACCCAGCAATCTTCCTTTATGTCCAGCAGAAATCGCCTTTTCACGCAAATTCATCTTCTGCCCCGCAGTAAGCTCCACTTCCCTACACCAGCTACTGGCAGTACTTTTTGAAACCCCGACAGCCTTCATCACTTCACCAACACTTCTACCGTGTTTTCGAAGATTTATGGCCATTGATTTCAAATCTGATTTAGACATATACTACAGTATATCAGCAGTTCGATAAAATACCGAACCGAAAAGTGGACAAGGGTATGTTCTACTGCACCTCGTTCAGTTTTGCCCTGGTTTTTGGACCCACCACGCCATATCCCGCGTCTCCCTTTTTGGCCAAGCCGTATTTTACCTGGAATCTTTGAACCGCTCTCAGAGTGGCAGGACCAAAATATCCAGTGACCAATCCCTCGGGGTAAAGGTCCTTGAAACTTTTTAGATAATTTTGCAAAGCTGTCACGTCAACACCTCTTGAACCAAAAGTAAGATACTTCAAAAAATTGTAAGCGTTTTGATTTTTATTTATCACTGAGTTCACGGACCCAACCCCCGGAATAACAGCCGGCGTTATAGGTCCTTGTGCCGGCGTCCCGACACTACCAATCGGTAATATGTTTACGGACCACGACTCAACAGTTACATCTACTGACTTGCCTAATTGTGCGTCGTAATTATTTTGAGATACAAGCGGTATCAACAAAAACGCCACCTTTCGGACCGAATCAATACCGTTAACAACCTTCACCGAAACAGAGCCCGAGGCGGAAAGCGGTTCGGCAAAAAGCAAATCCCCGCAATTCGTTTCCCTTTTCGTTGTGCTTGCGTAAGTTATAAAAGTCAAATCGCTCGGGCAAACTGTCCTCACATTTACTCCTCCAGTATTTACCGCTCGCCAAGAGAGAGTCGTACTACCCGTACTTAAAATCCTGACGGGTTCCGCCGTAAACTGTGATATTGAAGCGACAGGAGCTCTGTAAGGTTTAACCGTCAACTCCACCACTTTGGGATACACGCCATTATAAACTCCCTTCTCCATAGCTGGGAGAAATGTAAGTTTTACGATTGTGTCCGAATTACCCGTGTTAAGAAAAGTAACTGCAAGAGATCCGGATGAAGCTAAATCGTTTGTGAAAATCGGCCGGTCACAGGGAAATATCTGACTATCCACATAGCTTGTTGAGCTCGCGATAATAGAGCTCGCGCATGAAATTTTTAAATTGATTCCCGTCGTCCCGCGACTTCCCCATGTAAACGTCACAGGTGCGTAGCTTTCGACAAAATTCGTTGCCGATGTCGGGCTGATTGAAAAAGTATTTATCGGCTCTTGATCAGGATAAACAGAAACATAAACCGTTTTAGCGGCAGAAGGAAAGGAAGTGCCGGCATAACTTGGCGTAATGGTAGCGGCGATTGTTTGCACCGATCCGCTGACGTTGCTAGCAATAATATCCAAACTGCCATTGCCACTTGCGCTTCCAACTGACTGACTACTCGCGCATGAAAAAGCTGAGCCAGAAGTAGTCTGCAGTTTAACGCCAGTCGGACAGGTAATCGAAATTGTTGCAGAGTCAGAATAACTGGCCGTCCAATAAAAACCAAGCGGGGCGTTACTGTTAACAAACTGTTGGGTGGCAGAAAAAACACTGATAGTTGGCGGCTCTGCTAGAGTAATTTGCGCAAAAGAAACTAAAGACAAAACAAAAATGATAGCGAGTCTTTTTTTCATAGAATTATGGAAACGACTAGTATGCGTTAAGTATATACGAAAATCGCATAGAAAAAAGACCGGTATAATTTATGAGTCTATAGATATTACGGGGACTAAAGGCAATAGCCGGATTGGCTACAACTTTCGACTCGCAGCACCAGAAAAATAATTGGCAAGCTGTTTTTTCAAATATTTTCTGCCAGAACCACTTTTAAGAAATCTTTCGCGACCCTTTGCATCAAGCTCGCTTTTGTAGGCTTCGTAGTAAATTAACTCCCAATTCTTCTTTCTTGCGGTTGTTCGGGCGCCATTCCCGCTTTGATGTCTCTCGACTCGTTGCTTGAGGTCGGCACTATATCCAATGTACCAACTTTTGTCGCCTTGATTTTCTAAGAGATAAACGTAATACATTTTATTATTGTCGCGTAAAGTGAACTGCTTCGCAATTCACCACGCGACCAATCGCGTGACAAAAAATCAGCCCTCTCTCGGCTGATTTTTTGTTTTACTCGATTGCGTTAGTCGGACAGAATTTGCTCGAGTTAATACCTTGAAATGGGAAACTTCCGGAAGAATCTGAAGTACGCATAAGTTAGCCCAGCTCACTGGATCTATTGAGACTCACAACCGCTGACACAACAATTTGTCTGCCTTTATTCTTGAAGCTTTTTGTAAAATTTGGCTCCAAAACTAACCAGGTTATGCACAGCCATGTATTAACCAACTTGGCGGAGTGTTACAATAAGAACACTTATTATTTTTTGGCGTCATTGGCGCCCATTCGATATGCAAACATCCTCACTTATTTTTCCCAGAAATTTTTTTGTCTCTGGAACTTCTGTTCCGAAATTTCTGGTTTCGATCGGCTTGGTTCTCGGCCTTGCCGTTTTTTTTATTTTCCCTACCCTCGCCAACGCCGCCATCACAGAAGAAGCTCCGCCAATTGATGCAATTTTTCAAAGTATTGATGTTGGTGGCGGCGCAATCATCCCCCTATCTAGGTTTCGTTTAACACAGTCGTCGGGTTCTGACACTTTGACCAAAGTCGGCCTTCAACTTATTGCTTCTTCGACAATGGCAAATGGTGAAATCGCCAGAGTATCCCTATGGAAAGAATCTGGAGCCCAGCCGGATTTTCAAATTGATCAAGATACGTTAATAGCCGGCGCGGCGGCCAATAATCCGGCTGTGGATGGTTCTCTAGTAATATTAACGCCGACTGACCCGGTAGCTGTTACCTCTTCAGGTGTTGAGTTTTACATAGTGGCTTCGACTACGGCCGTTTCAGGAATTACTACTGGACACGCTTTCAATATCGCTCTTCAGGACAACTACGCCTCCTCGAGTAGTTACGGCATCGGCACAGCTTTTTCATCTGACCGCAAAATTACGCTTAACGAGGGCGCTACCCTAAAGATTAGTGAAGTCCGGGCAGGAGAGACTTCGAATTCCGGGGATGAGTTTATCGAGCTTTATAACTCCGGCGAGACAGCCATCAACCTTCAGGATTTGCCCCTAAATCTCTACATTTTCAACCAGGCTGGCGGAGCTGGGCTAAAAAATTTGACTTATTACAAAAAAATCATTCCTGCTCGCGGCTTTTTCCTCATTGCTTCACAAACAAACTACAGCGGCTCTGTGGCCGCGGACGCAGTTTATACCACACTTACCGGCAACACCTTGGCGGCGAATACCGGTTTGGCAATAGCGACTTCTTCAACAGTTTCGGCTGCCACTTCAACGGCAATTGACCGCATCGGTTGGGGTACTGAAGCGGCGGCAAACTGCGAAAGCTTATGCGCAACGGGAGGCATAGCTTTGACCGAGAATGGCGCCACGCTTGAAAGGGTTGCCATAGGTTATCCAGGAGCGACTTCAACGTCAGCCGGAATGGTAGCGGGCGGGGTAGATTCGTCCAAGGGCAACAGTTACGATTCCAATAACAATAGTGAAGATTTTGTAGTCCAATCGACCGCTGTGCCGCAAAATAGCGTCAACGGCACCGAATTTCCTTTCGGCGGCGGTGGTCAAGATATGTCAAAACTCCAAATAATGGGCTCCTTCCCAAGTAATGGCATGACCTTCGTGCCGCTCGATCTCACATACATTGGTTTTGGCTTCAATAAACCGGTCAGCACATCGACTGTTATTTCGGCCACTGCGACGTCCAGTGTTGTTTTGGTTAAGTCCACTGATGATCCGACAGTTTTGGCGAATAACCTTTGCGCTAGTGTTTCCTATAATCCGATGCCCAGCAATTTTGAACCGCAGACCAAATGCAACCTTTCCGCCTCACTTCTTCCAAGCACGGCTTACACTTTTATCGCTACCTCAAGTATTTACGACCTATCCGGCAATGCTCTCGACCAGAACAATTTTGAGACGGGCAATCAAGCGTATACGGCATCATTTACTACTGGTGGATCGGGCCAAACAGCAACAAATGTTACACCGCCTTCAGTTATTGGCACGAGTCCTTTCCCAGGCAGTAATAATGTACCAACCAACTTGGCAAAAATAGCTATTGAATTCAGTCAAGAAATGAAACTTTCGACTTTGAATTCATCTAACATCACTTTGGCAAGTGGTGCAGGAAGCGTTTCGCTTTCAAGTTTTGTTTTGAGTACGACAACCGGAAAAAATGTTTTGACAGCTTCGGTAGGAGCAGCCCTTGGTGCTAATACTTCCTACACTATTACTATCTTGACTTCCGTTCAAAGCAGCAACAGCATTGGCTTGCCCGTTACGTATACTTCCAGCTTTACGACGGGCACCAGTGCCGATACTACGGCTCCTTCAGTTATCGGTATGCTGCCTACCCCTGGCACAACTATCGCGGCTAACACAAATGATTTCGTCTTTACTTTGGATGACGCGCTCGACCTTAGCACAGTTACGTCCGCCTCTGTGGCACTTGCTATTTCAGGCGGCTCCAATTTGCCCGGCACAGTGCGTTACGATCCAATAGCCAAAGAGGGACATTTCATTAGCTCGAATATTCTACCCCTAAACCAGACTTTGGTGCTGACATTAACGGGGGCTACAATCGAGAATGTCTCCGGTGTGGCTCTAGGACCCGATGTAACCAGGACTTGGACAGTGGAAGCCGTAAATTCGGATACGGTGCCGCCTTCGATTATGTTCGCAAACGGCGACGATTTCAGTTTGGCGATAACTTGGAACGAAGCTATTAACGGAACTGATGCCATCAACCTTTCCAACTACACCCTAACTGTGGGCGAGACCGCACAGGCTCTATCCGGTATGGCCGGTCATCAATTGACTTTCGATGCCTCGACAAGAACCGTAAAGTTGACAGGCTTGCGTCTTACATCCGGCTCATCCTTCTCCATCACTGCATCAAATATCAAGGACACTTCGGGAAATATTATGACGACTCCGAGTACCTTCAGCGGCACCATTCAATCCTATGCAAATTCAGGTGGCTTCGTCGGACCGGGTTCGTATGAAGGCACGACATTTGGTGAATTCAAGGATTTCAGCGCCTCCGGTATCGGCTTCATGCCGCCAGTTAATATCATGCCGCAAAACACTTTCGTCAGCGCCTCATCAACATACCAATTTGAACTACCCATAGCTTCGCAAATTCCCGCGAACGGCAGCATCGTTATCACCTTCCCTTCGAGTGCCGACTTTGGCATCTGCTGCGCCGCAACCACTTCAGCCAATAACCCATTTATCAGCAGCCAAAATGCCGATATTAACGGTCCGGGAACCGGTGTCATCGGAATAAAAACGATCACTAAAGACAATAGCGCCAAAAGTATTACCTTGACTCTCGATTCGGCCACGAGGTCGGAAAATAGCGATACTCATGATTTTCTTCGATTTGTCTTAACCGATATAAAAAACCCTTCTATTCCAAAGAGCTTTGACTCATCGGGTTATTCAATCGACATTAAGTCAAAAAATGCCTCCGGTGTCCTTCTTGAATCGTTCACAGCGAACCCGGTCTTCATCGGTGGAGGAGGCGCCGGCGGAGGGGCCACTACCACAATTCGGGGCATTGTTTCCGGAAACGGCGGTGTTCTTGTTGGGGCAACTATACATCTCATGTCGATGCAAACTGGACCAATGGATGCCACAACTGATGTGGGAGGCGTTTACGAGTTCACCAATATTCCTGTCGGCACTCAAATGCTTCAAAATAATTTCGGCGGAGGCAGTGAGTTTATGCTTTTCACCGATCCATTTATTTCAGGCATAAATGATGCAAACGGCGCCACTACGACATCATTTTACGGTTCGCCTATGCCGACCCCCGTTATGGCTACCTCGACTTCAATTGTCGGCAGAAACTTTAGCCTGACTTCGACTGGTTCAGGCAGCAACTTTACGGTAAAAATTACTGCTGCTGCCGACACATTTACCTCAACGGAACAGCTCGACGTCTTTGCTGGCGGACCCGGCCAATTTTTGGCCAAGACAGTTACCCCCGGCGCAAGCGCGCTTGATGCTGCTACTTTGACTACAATTCCCATTCCCCAGACCAATGGCATTTGGAACGTCGGCATTGGTCCGGCAATGCCAAAGGGCGGCAACATGAGCATGAGTAGTCCGCCACCCGCACCGACCTGGTCAATGCCAAAACCGATTGAAGTCACAGTTTCGGGTTGTCCATCCGCTTGCGCGATGTCTGTCAACGGCACAACCGCCACATCTTACACCTTCACCATAAGTGTAGCCGACAAAACCATTAGCGGTATTCTGAAGGACGGATCAGGCAATGCGATTTCCAGTGCCGGCGTTTATGCCTTCTCGCCGTCTCTTGGTATTGGTAATCATTCGCAAACTTCAGCGTCTGGTTCTTTCTCAATCAGAGTAGTCAGCGGTTCTTACAATGTCGGCTCATTTAGTCCCGGTATAGGCCAATCGAAGGAAGTCCCCGTAGTCATAGACTCCTCCGGCAACGTTTACGTGGACGGAAGTCCTACAGCCTCAACCGGCACTTCCGGAGCCAATCCTTTTATCCTCAAAATGGCAAAACCCGCTTACACCATAACCGGCCGAGTTACAGATGGTACTAATGCCATTGGCAATGCCCCAGTGTATGGATATCGGACGGACGGCCCGGGACATGTTGACGCGATGACTGACTCTTCCACAGGTAATTACACGCTGTATGTGGATAGCGGTACCTGGAAAATCGGCTCTTTCATTTCTGGTTTCGGTCCAGCAACAGAGCAAACTGTAACGATTACAACTTCGAATCGCGCTGATATTAATTTCTCCCCTGCATCAGGTCAAACCTTCAGTATTCTCTCCGGCAATCTTTATGAAGATACCGACGAGTCAAATTCCTTCACCTCAACTGAAGGGATTTCCGGAGCGGTGATTCGCGTTAGTGGCGCGTCAGGTAGCAATGAAGGAATTTCCGGAAATGACGGGGCCTACTCAATCAGGGTCCCATCGGGAACCGGCTACCAAATTACTGACGTCTTCAAACCAAATTATGGCAAGATTGCCGCGCTCCAAGACAACGGTTCGGCTATAGGGACGATCAATCTCACCGCCTCGACGACGAAAAATATTAAGATTCCAATCCGAAGCACGGTAACTGTAAATATAAAAGATTCTGACGGTAATAAAACGATTGTGCCAAAGGCCTTCATTGATTTCTTCGACAATACGACTGGTACAAATAATCATACAGAAATAACAAATGCCTCTTCTACAACCATTACCGTTCCAAAAGGAACGACGCCTTCGGTCCGAGTCTTTATCCAAGGTGTGCCGCCCCAAAACATTTCCGTCGCCTCGGACGATGCCGGAACAGACGTATCAGCCGGTGTAGTTACGGCTGATGGCAGCACGGAGGTTATAAAAATTGTCATTAATACCGCAACGGCGAGCTTAAGCACGATCAGTGGTACGGTTTATCAAACAGCTGCGACGGGCGGAAACGAACTTGAGGGGGCATGGATTCAATTCGGGGATGAAACGAACGGCGTTTTCTTCGGTACTCAAGCAACCACAAGCGGTCGCTTCAGCATAAAAGCTGCCAACGGGACTTATCAGGTAATGGCTAACAAACCCGGCTACATTGGCACGCCGGCTTCATTGACCGTTTCGGGCGACGCCACAGAAAACTTTGTCTTGGTACCTGCTAGTCTCACGATTTCCGGTACCGTAACGTCAGGAGGTAGTCCTGCATCTGACGCGTTTGTAAGGGCAGAAAAAGTTGGTGGCGGACAAGCAGTTGGCCAGACTGACACAAGCGGCACTTATACACTCTATGTAACAAGCGGTACTTGGAGAGTCTACGCCTCAGCCGAAGGGTATGCTGAAGGGGCTTATTCCAGTAATCCGATTACGGTCACTTCTTCAGTTTCTGGTATAACAGTCGCATTGACAAGCACTGTATCACTCCAGACAAAACTTGCGACCAGTAATACTTTTTCTGATACATCCGTCGGCTCGTTAAGTGATTCTACTTTAGGCGTCGAAGTCAATTTGGACGCTAACGCGCTTGGACAGTCCGGTAGCAACTCATATTTAAACGCAAAAGAAACAAGTAATTTCCCCAACACTTCGAGTGTCAGCATTATTGGCAATAAAGCCAAAGAAATTAACGCCTACGCCGGTAGTTCAAAAATTACGAATTTGCAATCTGGATCGAAAGCTTCGCTCGAATTCAACTACACAAAGGCAGAGCTCAATAGTTCCTCTGTGACATCGACTACGACTGTTGGCAAATTAAATATCGTCGCCTATAGTGACGACAAAAAAGATTGGGAAACTCTATCTACCGTTCAAACTTACCTAGATTCGGATGGGGCGGTAGTTGCCTCTCCCGAGGCTGATCTCTCAAATGTTGCTTCTGTTACCTTTACAGCGCTGACAACCCACTTCTCAACATTCGCTCTTTCTTCACCGACCGGAGTTGAACCGCCCTCGACCCCAACCGGCTTGTCGGCATCAGCCGGATCTGCCGGCAGCGGCCAAATTACCTTGAGTTGGGACGCAGTCACAGGCGCCACAGGTTATTATTTGTATCGCGACACTTCTTCCACAGGTTCATTCGCATTGCTCGCTGATGTCGGTAACGTAACAAGCTACGCCAACAGTGGCCTCTCCAATGGAACAGCGTATTATTACAAAGTTTCTGCATATAAGTCGGGGGGCTCTTCGGAATCAGCGGCATCCTCGGCGGCCAGCGCCACAATTTCGACTGTGGCTGCTGTGGCTGTGGGAGGCGGACCTCTCGGAGGCGGCGGAGGTGGAGTCAGTATCGGCACTCCAACGCCCCAATCATTCGTGTCAGCAATTGCCACGACCGATGGTGGAGTCAGCCTCACAAAAACTAACGATGATGGAACCAGCGCTACCGTTCTCATTCCCTCCGGCATTTTGTCCGAAAACGCGACTTTCAAGATTCAAACGAATGCAACCGCGCCGCTCAATATTCCTTCAGGTAAGACATTGGTCGGCTCTTCGTATGAAATTACCGCTACGATCGTTAGTAGTAATTCGACGACTTCGGCTGTTACGTCCTTCTCTTCACCCATTCGAGTTCAATTACGTTATAGCGACGACCAATTAACAAACCTAAATGAGTCATCTCTCGCGGTGTTCACCCTGCAAAACGGCACCACCACTTGGAAAAAGCTCGGTAGCACTCTCGACACAATCAATAATGTTGTCACAGCAACTACTACTCACCTCAGTCAATTCGCAATCCTAGGCTCACCGAGCGGGACAGTAGTAACCCCGACGCCAGTTTCGAAAGGGCAAACGCAAGTAGAAGCCCGGCGCGAAGCAAACAGAATAATTTTCACCAGAACGTTATCCGTAGGCAGCTCCGGTCTGGATGTAGCCGCGCTTCAGACATTCCTCGAATCGAAGCAATATCTAAAAATGCCACCGGGCGTGGCTAAGGGTTATTTCGGTGCCATAACCAAAGTTGCCCTTATGAAATACCAGAAGGATGCTGGTTTTGAACAAGTGGGTATTTTGGGGCCAAAAACCAGAGCCAAAATTGAGGCTGAAAGCGGTGGCGACACCGAAACGTCTAAACCTGTCTCTCAATCTCCAAGTGGTACAAAACTGACGAAAATGCTGATACGAGGGATGGTAGGCTCAGATGTAATTCTCCTCCAACAATTGCTTAACAAAGATCCAGAGACCGTGGTAGCCGAAACTGGTGACGGCTCACCCGGCATGGAAACCAACTTCTTCGGGGAGAAGACACTCGAATCCGTTCAGAAATTCCAAGAAAAGCATGGCATTGCTTCGCCTGACGATGAAGGCTATGGAATAGTTGGACCCAAAACGCGAGCAAAACTAAATCAAATATAGATTTAGGAAGCGGACTCCTCAGCAACAATTAAAACGCCGTAAACGGCGTTTTAATTGTTGCTGTTGTTGTTGCGGGGGCCGGAATTGCACCGGCATCTCAAGGTTATGAGCCTTACGAATTACTATTACTCTACCCCGCGTGTTAACAAGCTTCTTGGCTTATTAGCTTGTAGAAATGAGATTACCACAAAATTGCTTACACTACCAGCAACAAAATTGCCCTCAGACACACACCAATTTGTCAGTCCATCTTCAGTAGCCGTCCCATAGCCTTAACCTTATTGAAGACAAAATACAGGAGAACAGTCACGCCGACCAAATAAATGAGATTGATTGCGGAGGCCCAAATAAGTGCCTCCCCCGGAAACCCTCCGCCAGAAATTACCTGGCGCATACCCTCAAAAATATAGGACGAGGGCAGCATGTAAGCTAGCCACTGAACGGTTTCTGGAAGAGCGGAAACCGGATAAAAAACCGCGCTAAAGGGCTGGATCAAAAAAAGCAAACTAAATGCAATGATCTGCGCGTCAGTTCCCCAGCGGAAAATTATCGCTATCGTGAAAAGCCCTAACGTCCAGCCAAACACTAAAAGTTCAAGCACAAAAGGAATTAAGGCAAATCCAAACAACAAAATATTGAACTGATACAGAATGAAAGCCGCGATCGCGCTCACCGTTCCGACAATTATTATCTGAATAATCCCGATCAGCGCTCTCGAAACAATAAACTCCGAAAGCGTAAGCGGAGAAACAAAAAGGTTCAAAAAATTTTTCTCCCAGACATCCTCAAGAAAGGACACGGACACCGCCCTTTGCGCCTGATTTAGCATTGACCAGAAAATAACCGCTCCCAAAAGCACACTTACAATATTTGCGCCCGGCAAATTGAGTTCCCTTAAATACATGCTCAAAAACCCCCAGAGCAATAACTCCAGAAAAGGCCAAAAAACAATATCCATTATTCTAGGAAAGCTGCGTTTGTAGAGATACAAGTGCCGTATTATTAAAGCTTTTATTCTATGCCAAGCCATGAATATCAATTTCTAATTAACTATTTGACCTAATTTCTAATAAAATCCTAATTTCAATTTTACCTTTCCCCATTTTAGACATTTATTAGGTCAATTAAAAAAGTGATTAAAAATTATTTTCTTTTTAAAAATCAAACTCTATATACGATTTCAAACTTTCTCTCTGGCTATTGTTAAAAACACATCATTCAAATCCTTATGCCCGTATTTTTTGATGAGTTCATCCGGGGTACCTTCGTCCTTCACCTTGCCACGCTGAATGAAAATAACCCTATCGCAAATTTCTTCGACCTCCTCCATGTTATGCGAAGTGTAAAGAATGGAAATGCCATTCTCCTTCTGCAATTTTTTGAATATCATTCTTGTGCGATCCGCGATGTCAGGGTCAAGCGAAGCCGTCGGCTCGTCTAAAAGCAGGAGTTTCGGTTCATTCAGCATCGCCTTTGCCATATTAAGCCTCGTCAATTGCCCCGATGAAAGTTGTGAAGTCATCTTCGGCAAAAGTTCTTCCAAATCGAATTGTTTCGAAAGTTCTCCAATTTTCCCTTTTATATCTTTGACGCCGTAGAGTCTTGCGAAGGTATAAAGATTTTCCCAAACCTTCAGGGTATTTGGCAAGTGTACATAGGGTGACGAAAAATTCATTTTGCTCAAAATTTCATCACGGTGACGATGCATCGGTTTGCCAAAAATTTTTATCTCACCGGACGTCGGCGAGATAATATCCAAAATCATCTGAATGGTGGTCGTTTTACCTGCGCCGTTTGGTCCCAATAGCCCTGTGATAGTTCCTTCCTCCATTTTAAAAGAAATCCCGTCCACAGCGACGAAATTGCCGAACTTTTTAACCAAATTGTTTACCTCCAAAATTGCCGTCATGTAAGAACGCTTGGCCGCTTAAATATCTTACCGGCTAAAGCGCGCGAAATAGTATATCATAACGAAATTAAAAAACTGCGAAACTGAGCATCTTCTTATTCGCTAAGTTCATTCGTCAAGATTCGTGATAGATTTTTAACGAATGAGTGAGTATAAAAATCGTCACCCCGTTAAGTAAGATTTGATGCGGTTTTTAACATAATGTTTGCCGTGCGCAGTTTTGAGATAAACCTCTCTATGCATCGCATTTTCTTATTCGTTAAGTTTATTCGTCAACATTCGTATAGATTCGTTGATTGGCACTTGCTCAAATGAAATGAAACTCCTTAAAAACCTTCTCGTACAAACTGGCCACTCTTCTCGCTTCCCTATTCGTAATCCTAAAATCACCCCCCTCATGAGCAATGAGATTTCTGACTTTGTGACCCTCCCACGCTTCGTCAATTGACGCAAAATCGCTTTTTTCAACACTTTTAAGTTTTTCGGCGATGGTTTCTCCGTGATAACCCATTTTATCGAGCATCTCCTCCAAAATGAGATCCGCTTCCAATATCGAGAGCCTCCAATCACTTTCATTGTCTGAATCCAAATGTTTTACAATCCTAGCCCAGCGTTTATTCGGCATATCTACGACTGAAGCATGATGATCTTCCGCTTCATGCTCTTCTATCATTGAGTGTTCGATTTCTCTGATACGAATAAAACAATAAGTTATACCCACAGCAAAGAGAAGAGCCAACACGACAGAAAACGGAAATAGCCTGACCGAAATTTCTTCAAGAAGAAAACGCCAATCGACAGCCCCAAAACCACCGGTTATCAAACGATAAACTTGGTAGAAGAGATATTCAAGATTAATGAATGGGATGGGGTACTCGAGCATGTTTCAAATTTAAAATGCAAATATCAAAATGGAAAATTATGGTTTAAAATTCAAAATGACAAATCTTAAAATTTTTACATTTTGTATTGTCATTTTACATTTTGATATTTAAATTTTTCATTATTCTCCTAGAAAATCCTTTCCTGCTTTAAAAAGATACTGGTCTTTGCCATGCGCAGACATAAGCTGAAAACCGAGAGGTAATTTTTTCCCGTCAATTTCAGTAAAACCGGAAGGCAGTGACACCGCGGGAATTCCCGCCATGTTAGCTGTAACCGTAAAAATGTCGGCCAAATACATTTCAACGGGATTAGAAACTTTGGCTCCAAACTTAAAAGCCGCGGTCGGCGTAGTTGGAGTCGCAACCAAATCAACCTCTTCGAAAATTTTCGCCATAGTTTCTTTGATTAGTCCTTGAATAGCAACCGCTCTGCCATAATAGGCGTCGTAATATCCTGAAGAAAGCACGTAGGTTCCCAAAATTATCCTGCGGCGCGTTTCTTTTCCAAAGCCTGCACCTCTGGTGGCTTTGTAATCTGAAAGTAAATTTGACCCGCCATCTTTATAAAAACCAAACCTCATACCATCAAACCTTGAAAGATTAGCCGAAACCTCAGCCGGCATGACAACATAGTAGACAGGCAAAGAATACGTGAGCGCCGTGACATCCGTCTTGATTTTTTTTATCTCATAACCAAGTTTTGATAACTTATCCAATGATTGCCTGTAATTACTAAGCACTTCTCTATCAATACCGTTCTTTCCAACCATATCTATAAAATCGGAAAAATCACCCACACGCATTTTGGCAGGTATTTTCAAATTGTCGTCAAGATCAATAGAAGTGCTGTCCATCTTATCTTTGCCCTTTATGACCGAATACAAAATCTCCGCATCTTTAATATTTTTTGTAAGTGGTCCAATAACATCTAGGGAAGAACCCATGGCAATAAGACCGTACCTTGAAACGGAACCGTATGTTGGCTTCAAACCAACTAGTCCGCAAAAAGCCGCAGGTTGACGTATCGAGCCGCCGGTATCGGATCCGAGCGCCGCTAAAGCAAAATTGGCCGCAATGGAGGCGGCGGACCCGCCCGACGAACCGCCCGGCACCCTCTCTTTATCAAACGGATTTTTTGATGGCCCATAAGCGGAATTTTCCGTAGAACTCCCCATAGCAAATTCATCCATGTTCGTCCGTCCCAAAAAAATCGCACCCGCTTCCTTCAACTTTCTTGTTACTGTCGAATCATATGGAGCCACGTAACCTTCCAAAATCTTCGACGCCGCCCCCACTCTTCTGCCTTCAATCAAAATATTGTCTTTAATGGCGAGAGGTATGCCAAGCAGAGCGCCTTTTTCACCGCGCTTGATTTTTTGGTCAGCCAATTTCGCCTGTTCCAGAACATCGTCAAAAACCTCAAGATAAGCATGGATTGAAGAATCACTTTTTTTTATCTCGGACAAGTAGGCCTCCGCGAGCGAAACGGCAGTAAAATCTCCCCTCTCCAAAGAAATTCTGGCTTTACTTATGGTCAGTGATTTTAAATCTATAGCCATTTTATCTAAAGAATTTTCTTAACTTTAACAAAGCCGTTCTCACTCTTTGGAGCGGCCTTGATCAATTTCTCTGTATATTCTCCAGAAGCATTTAAAACTTCATCCGTCCGCATAACGTTTTCTGTCACAGGCGAAACGTCAGCCATCTCGGCCTTCAAATTCTTGATTTGCCCTACATACAAAAGCACCCCGTCAATATCTTTTTGAAGGCCGGCTTTTTCATCCTCAGTCAAGGAAATACGGGCCAATTCAGCCAGTTTTTCTATTTCTTCAATCTTTATCACTTTTTTATGATAGCAAAAATATCCACATAATTCTATTGGAAGTGGCATGTCTTAGTACTCGCACAGGCAGGTTGCAAGAATAGCCTGCCTGACAGCGAGGCAAAGACGAGACAAATTTTATTTTTGACAAACAGAACAATGAGTGTAAGATTATTTTTAGTTGCTCACAACGAGTAGCTGACAAAATCAAAATCCATATGAACGGAGCGTACTGTCAGAGGTCAGAGACTTCAAACCGTAACCGCACAAGCCGCAAGGCGAACCGCAAACCGTTTGTCGAAGAAAACTCACTACCACCGCAAATCACGCAACTCTTCTTGGGCAATAGCCCCAAACATGTCAGCTTTCGACCGCCAATGAGGTGAGTCATGGCCACGGCCGTCGCGTTTTAATCATCGCGACGGCCGAAATCTTTTTAGGCTTTTAGCACCTTTTCCATCTCCACACTTATCTTATTCCAATCGTATCTCTCACTAATCATTATTCTTGCGTTATCAATGACGATTTTTCGAACTTCCCCGTCTCGCAAGAAGATATTTATTTTTCTGGCCAAATCTTCAGCATTTTGACTTTCACAAAAAAGCCCGGTTTTTTTGTCTTCCAGAAAATCGGGAATACCGCCAACAGGTGTAGCCACAACAGGAATGCCCACGGCCATTGCCTCCAAAAAAGAAATTCCTTGCCCTTCGGTGCGGGACGGCCTCGCAAAAACATCCGCCGCCCCTAAATAATTTGGAATCTTGGGAGGCTCTACAAAACCCGCAAATATAACTCTATCCTTGAGGCCGAAACCATGAGCCAAAATTTTTAGTTCATTTTCAAGTTCCCCGACGCCAACCATCAAAAGCTTAACCGAGGGCGGCAAATAGGTCATAGCTTTAATTAAAATATCCACTCCGTTTTTGGGCACTAATCTTGAAGTGGTTATAACCACCTTTTCATTTTCTCCAACCCCGAACTTCTTTCTTAGCTCCCCTCCTCCAACCTTAATCCCTAATTCATCATTCATAATTCTTTTCACATCCACCCCGTTCGGCACCAAAAACACTTTATTGTTACCCATTTCCCGCGACCAATTGGCCAAATAACTTGATATGGCGGTCACAGCGTTCGCTCTGGTAAAAATTTGCCCAAATAACCGTTTTAGAAACGGCCAAAGGATTCCCATTCTTTCTTTGGGATAGCCGAGAGAGTCCCCCTCCTGCAAGGTCAAAATATATCTTGTTTTCGGATGAAATATTTTGAAGAACAGCGCAGAAAAACCGGCACGATTAGCCATAATTGACCATATAACGTCATATTGCTTTTTATGATTGAGAAAAGAAGCCTTCAAAAAAGCAACTATCGGGAAAAAGATTTTGGGAGTCGTTATTCTGTATACTGAAACATTGCCTATTTTTTCAAATTTTGGCAACTTGCGATCATAACGAAGTGTAACCATATCAAAACTGGCTTCACTTTCTTTTATCCTGTCTGTTATTTCCTTAACTGCGACCTCGGCTCCGCCAACCAGTGTCGGATAATATGCCAAAGAAAAAATTAAAATCTTATTTTTCATCTCTATCTTTTAATTCAATTATTTCGAAATCTCGAGCAGACAAATCGGAAGGGGCATTGCTTTCACCATCCTTCGCCGACTCAAAACCCGACTCTCTCTGCAGACCTGAGAATAGCACCCCGATTGACCCGACCGCAACTATGCCAAAGAGTCCCCACAGCCAATCATAATTGAACCCGGAATTGGCCGAGGAAGCGGTATAAATAACGGTAGTCGACGAAAAAGTATTTTCACTGCGTTTTATTTTTTCTTCATTAGAAAACTCGTCTTTATTTTTTGTGGAAGAATTATCACTTAAAACACTTTGGCTTTTTTTAGCGTAATTTTTTGGAACAACTGTCGGGGCATCTTCCGCCGAAGGCGCAACTGTCTTTGTTACGCTAGGATCGGTAATTTTTTTTGTAGGTACATAAGGAATGGAAAATTGTCCGCAAATTCCGGGAGTTGCAGAACCGCCTTCAAAAGTAGTTAAAGAATTCCTGTGTAAACTTTGTCCGTCACCCTTCGCCCCCCAAGAATTTCCGTAAACAATTGAATCCTCTACCGAATTTTCTTTTTTGAGAGCTAAAAATTCTCCTGTGTTATTCAGACTAAAACTGGCCTTAAAAAGGTTACCCGAAAAATTATTATGGTCATTTCTAAATTTAGCGGGGTTGGACGATATAATCGCGCACTCTCCTTGATTGATGAGGTTTATACCAGCAATGGGAGTTATTCCGTGGTTTGTCTCACCCTCAAAAAATTTTAGCTCTGACACTAAAATCGGCGCCTCCCCGACATTTTTTATTTCTATCCACTCTCGCCCGTCATCGCTTCCTTTTTCATCGTACATAATTTCAGAAATCATGACCTGCGCAAAAAGCGTTAAGGGCAAACAGGCTATAGAAATAGCCCCCAAAATAATTGCTCCGATTTTTGTCATAAATTCACTCTAGTCTTTAAGTATTTCCCGAAGAACGTCGGGAGAAACTTCCCGGCTATTACCCGCTCTACTCTCTTCCCCCGCCAAGGAAGGTTTTTCCAAAACACCTTTCGCGCTTTGCGTTTTGGGCTCCGTCTTTGTGAAATTATGAGAAACGCTCTCCTCAGGCTTAGTGCTTTTTTTAAGAACTCCTGCCAAGGCTTCACGCAAAGCGGACATATTATCGTTGCGAACTTTCACATCTTCTTTTTTGGAAAAATTATTTTGAAGTGAAGACAAAGGAACATGAGACGAAACCACATTTTTTTGCACCGTTGTTTCTTGTCTTTCGGAAACTTTTATCTCTTTTTGGGGAGGAGTAATATTTTTAAAAGCTTCTACAAAAGGTTTGACGGGCACTTCAGAAGCTCTGGAAAAATTCCGCTCAGGAAGATTTTCCATTTTCTTCTCGATACGATTGACATAGCCATGCTCCGAGATAGGTCTTGGCGGTTGTTCTCCCGGCATAACCTTTTTAACCTCTTTAACGATGGGAATCGTGGGCTCATGCCAAATTTTAATTTCGTTTTCGACAGCGCTCCGCGGTCTGCCAAATGTGGACCTTGATGAGTTAATCACGTCCTCCTTGTATGACATCACGCCTTTCTCGAGCAAAGGAATAGTGACGGCGGAAAACGGCGAAGAAGAAACTCCGTCAATCATCAACTTCAAATATATTTGATAACTCCCCAAATTGACAAGATCCTCAGCCGTAAACTGCGGAGCAAATTCTTTTTCCAAGACTTCCGCGTCATACGCACCAACACGAAACATGATCATCGTTCCCACGTTGCCGAAAACCGCCGCCCTCACCTCTTCTTCCATTTGCTCAATATACTGATGAGCAATAGTCAAATTCAACTTGTATTTTCTAGCTTCAGAAAGAATATCAGCGAAAGATTTGTTTGCAAAAGATTGAAACTCATCAACGTAAAGATAAAAATTCGGCAGATTTTTGAGAGCCGTTTCGCTGGCGTCGGCCCTCGACATTGCCGCCAAGTAAATTTTTGTAATGATCATGCTTCCCAAAAGATTGGCGTTCCCTTCGCCGACTCTTCCTTTGGCCAAATTGACTATCAGAATTTTCCTCTCGTCCATGACCTTCCTTAGATCAAAAGTCGAATTTGCCTGGCCAATAATATTTCTAATTAATGGATTTGACGTAAACTGACCGACTTTGTTTTGAATGGCCGGCGTAGCTTCGGCCGCGAATCTATCGGTATATTTCGCAAATTCATCAACCCAAAACGAACGCACCGAAGGGTCTTTTATATTGGCCACTATCAGTTTGCGATATTCCTTATCGGAAAGCATCCTGTTTATGCCAAGAAGAGTGGAACCTGGAAACTCAAGAAGCGCCAGCAAAGTATTTGAGAGAATGTAAGCCATCCTAGCGCTCCAGGCATCCACCCAGATTTTTTCAAATGTACTCATGAGGCCGTTTACCACCAAATGCCTTTTATCGGGACCGACATCTTCCATGATGTTAAACGCCACGGGATACTCCATATCGAATGGCGCAAAATACAAAACGTCTTTAACGCGATTTTGAGGAACAAAATCAAGAAGCATTTCGGCACTTTTGCCGTGTGGATCGACGAATGCCAAACCATTGCCGTTTCGAATATCTTGAATAGCCATGTTTTCTAACATGGTTGACTTTCCCATCCCCGTTTTACCGATAACGTAAACGTGACGAGTCCGATCTGAAGCTTTTATGCCAAAAGGAGTTCGCCGATTGCGATAATCGGTTTCAGCAAAATATGTTATTGAGTTATTGTCCACCCCGTAGTGAAAAATGGCTTCGCCAAAAAGGCTTCGCGCATTTCATTATTATCGACTGATAATGTCGAGGAGTATGTCCTGGTAAATGACCCCGAGCAACCATGCAAGCTCTTTTCTGGTACGGGGTCTATTCCGCAATCATTATACTACGGGAGATTTTATAGAAAAAGGCTAAAAAACCAAAATCTTTTTTTGGTAAAATGATTTCCCCCGTCCAAAAATGGACGGGGGTTTTGGTAACGCTAAGGCCTAGTTTGTCAATGAAATGACATGGCGGGCCCTTCGCGGCGGCGGTAGATGTTGGGGCAACGGAGCCGGCGGTGGAATTTTTGAAGCCAAGTACTGCTTCACTTCCTCGAACTTAGTCGTTGTTACCGTTTTTCCGTTCGGTCCCGGATATCTCCACAGTGCTGCCATAACTTTTGACTTACTTTTTGTTGGATCAAACCTTTGTGCTCTTAGCCTGGCAAATCGTGCCCGACTACAAAGGTGTTCTGCGAAAGATTGTATCAGAAGAAAATTTTTCTGTCAAGTTACAATACATAGATTGATTAATGTCAATGTAACAAGTGGCACTCCAGCAAAAAAGTGAGATGAATTATTTTGCGAAATTTAATGCCCCCGCCGTATATTTATTCGAAGGCGACCAAAGCATCCAGCTCGTAAGCCCGGAATCATAAACCGCCTTCATTTGTGCCATGACCATGTCTGCCGTATAGGTGGCCCCCAAATTAAAATCCTGAAGCCACGGTCTTAATTTGTGAGGGGTCGAGGACGCTCGCATGTAGGCCCTCTCCATAGAATATTTCACCACCTCATAAGGATTGGCCGCGGGATTGGCAAGGCCATTCCAAGACGGAGGATAATGCGATGGATAAACCATTGGGGCTATATAATCGAAATATGGCAAAGCAAATTCCAAATATTGGCCAATATTCATATCACCCGTATCGGTAGTAGTCATGCCAAAGAAATCAACCGAGAGCACCGCTTTACTATCTCGAAACTGTTTATGTAAATAGCCGAAAAATTGCCGCAGAGCTTCTTTTTTTTCCATATCAAGAGTCCAGGGAAAATTGATATCCTTCATATCCCCATCCGTCGGAAAACGCATGTAATCAAAATTTAATTCATCAAAACCCAAGTTGTAAGATTCTTTCCCTATCTTAACTATATAGTCCCAAAAAGGCCGCGCGCTCACATCTATAAAAGCCAGGCCCTTGCGATCTTTCCAAACACTGCCGTCTTTTTTTTGAACGGCCAATTCCGGATGCAATTTCGCGTACACGGGGTCTTGAAAAACTGAAATCCGACCTATGACGTAATATCCTTTCTCGTGCAATTCGGCAACAAACTGCTCCATGTCTTTAACAAAACAACCTTTGGAATCTTTAGTAACAAGAGTCGGGTCTTCGGTTGGAATGGATATTCGGCCGGAATAATCTTTTACATCAATAACAATAGAGTTTATGGCGGTTCCTTCGATTTCTTTCAAAATTTTTTCCCTTATTGTCTTTGCCGAGGCTACGCACGATGTAATGTAAATCCCTCGCACCGCCTCCGGGGTCGGCAAATGAGTGCCTCTCAATTCGCCCGTACCGAGCTCCCTTTCATACGTGGCTTTTGCCCATTTAGGAGCCAGCGTATATCCGCCAACAACTAAAACTGCGGCCAAACTAACCGCAGCGAGAAAAAAATAAAATCTTTTTCTAGTCGCGAACTTTTTTTCTTTCTTCATTTTCATGGCTCTGGCTTTGTTCATCAGTCATAACCCTTTTGAAACTACTGTCATCATCTGTATATGCACTGTCGCCTTTTTTAACCAAAGCTATAATGATGAGAATGATCCCGACCATTGCACCATAGACAGTCTTCCACTGGTTTGGCAATCCGCCGAGCTCGACAAGAACTAAAATTATTCCTAGAAAAGTTAGCGTTTTCCTTGGCATGAACAAATTATACATTACATAGGAAACGTAATCCACAAAAAACCCGCCTTTATGTTACAAAAGACGGGTACGTTAGAGACTGCGTCTCTTCTTACGATTGGCTAACTCCGCTCTAACCGCACGAACAGACCGCAGAAGTCTAAAATAATCCTTTTTAAAGAACTCAAGGTCAGCCCTCAATAGACAGCACCAGCGGCTGATTTTTTCCAATTCATCAGCGGAAACAGCTGAAAATTTCTGAGTCTGAAGGCAAAATGATCTTAATTCTTCGAAAAGGCGCGATGCTCGGCGAATCGCCGCCCCGCATTTTAAAAACTGCTTGCGGTTTGCCACGTACTCTTCCCGCACATCTTCCAAAGGCAGAGCGTAAATATAACTCTGACTATTATTTGCCGTATTCATGCTTCAGACTTCTCCGACACAAGTCTATTACTTCAGTCAAAGAAGGGCAACATCGAACGCGTTTTCGGCCTACTTTCACAAAATGTTTTAAAACCCTGCTCTTCCTGTTAAATATTCTTGACACAATTCACATAGCAATACGTTGACTGAGATGTGTTTTTTAAAACTAAATACCTCAGCTGAACGTTCTGCCACAAAAATCTTTGAGACAACGAAGAGTATAGAAGCTCAAGAACCTATCTTTAATATCAAAAAAAATGTTTATGAAATATGTTTATGAAATAATTTCAATGTGGTTTAATAATGTTACTATAGTAACATTATTAAACCACATCTTTTTACGCAACTATTCCTTTCTATGCATTTCATACGCCCATACTACACGGAGTGCGCGAGCAAATCATTCGTTAAATCTGCGAACTTCCCTCAACTTGTTTCGATAGGCTTTTTCCAAATTACGAATTTTTAGACAAAATTTGAAAATTTTATCTTTATCCAGGTATCAAATCGTAAGGAACCCTGCGCGGAGCGCAGGTCGTTAGAGATCGGGACCGCTCCGCGCAGATCAGGTCGTTCAGACTCTGAAAGTCTTCAGACTCGAAGAGGTGTTCTTTGCTGGAGAAGAACGGGCTCCCCGCCTGCGAGTACGCGCGGGCAGGCGCCCGTACTTATACTTAGTGCGGCCATTCATGCCTGCCTAAACCGGCAGGCGTTCTGGCCGCTTCCAGTAAAAAAATTTTCTAGAGGGTTTAATCGGCGCCTGAGACAATAACGACAAATTCCCCTCTCACCTTATCTTGGTTATTCGTGTAATAATCCAATAAATCTTTCGCGCTCCCCCTTTTTAATTCTTCGTATATTTTGGTCAACTCCCTAGCGATCGCAATTCGCCTGGTTGGTTCCAATAGAACGGCCAGCGATTGGAGTGTCTTCAATATGCGATGGGACGATTCATAGAAAACCGAGGCTTTGTTGTTTGCCATTATCTCTTTTAAAATAGTCTCCCTGCCCTTTTTGTGAGGAAGAAAACCGTAAAAAACAAACGTATTTGTCGCCATACCGGCAATCGAAATAGCGGCCGTTAAAGCCGACGGCCCGGGAACCGCGTAAATTTCTGCTTCGGGCAAAGACCTTCTCACTTCGGAAATCAAAACGAATCCGGGATCAGAAACTGCCGGAGTTCCGGCATCTGAAATCACCGCCAAATTCTTCCCCATTTTCAAATCCTCAACTATTTTTTCTATCTTTGACAGAGAGCTCCTCGCATGAAAACTATCAAGCGGCTTATGAATATCAAAATGCGATAGCAATTTTTTGCCCTCTCGCGTATCTTCGCAATAAACGATATCGACCTCCCCGAGTATTCTAAGCGCCCTCAACGTAATGTCTTCTAAATTCCCTATAGGAGTGGCAACGACATAAAGTTTTCCTGACATGTTATTTATATTCGATAATTTACAACACCGTTTGGCATACACCAACCTAAACTATTCTAGTGTTCTCAAGAATTTAAGAATAGCTAAACCACTTTCGGTAAGTTTGTGTCGCACATTATTTCCAGCGTGACGCTTAATCACCAATCCGGCAATGGCAAGACGCCGTATGTGTTCGGAACCAGTTTTAAAATTAATATCTAAACGCTCAGAAATTTCTTCCACTGACAGTTCTGGATCACGGAAAAGTAGATCCATGATTTCTATTCGACGGTGATTGGAGAAGCCCCGGACCAGCCGCTCAAATTTATTGAAATCCATAATGCTACTTTACACTATTTTTAAATCTATTCCAATGTTCTTGAGAATATTGGAATAGATTTGCTAAATGATACCCAACGTGTAGAAAATGGAGCAAAAATCCAAAGATTAAATTACAAGATCCCTGTACTACTACAAAACAAGCTTGTCAGAAATTTTATTTGCTTCCCCCGCCCCCATAGTAATCAAAACATCGTCTTTTTTTAATTCGGAAAGAAGATAAGCTTCAATCTCCCTAAAATTATTCATGCTCTTAACTCTTGTTATCGCGTTATTTTTTGATATTTCTTTCGCTAAAATCTCTGAGGAAATCATAGGGTCAGAAGTTTCTCTCGCGGCATAAATCGGCGCCAAAATTACTTCATTTGCCAAATAAAATGATTTAGCAAAATCATCAAGCAGTATTTTTGTCCTTGAATACAGATGGGGCTGAAAAACCACAATAATTTTATTTTCCTTGTAAATCTCTCTCGCGCCCTGAAGAGTCGCCTTTATTTCTGTCGGATGATGCCCGTAATCATCATAAACAAACGCGCCCCCTTTCGACTTTCCCTTATATTCAAAACGCCGCCACGTTCCTCCAAAATTATTTAATGATCTCACCGCGTCATCGCGCTTAATGCCCAAAATTTTCGCAACAGCAAGCGCAGCTTTGGCATTTTGGATGTTATGCTTACCTGGCACTTTTAGATCGAGGTCGAGATCCGACTGCAAAACATAATCCACCTTTTCTTTTGTAAAATCCTTAATAGCAATTTTTACATTCTCGTCCTTCAAATCCGCAACCACCACTCCGTTTTTGGGTATAAGTGATACAAATTCGCCGAAGGCCCGGGCAATATCGCCAACATCTTTATAATAGTCGAGGTGATCGTTGTCGATATTCGTAATAACGGCGACTGTTGGATTTATATTCAAAAACGATTTCCTGTATTCGCACGCCTCGACAACTAAATATTTGCTCTTACCGGCAACAAAATTTGATTTGGAATCTTTCAAAAGTGACCCTACTATAACCGTGGGGTCCATTTCGGCATCAATCATAATTTGAGCAATCATCGCCGTAGTGGTAGTTTTGCCGTGAGTCCCAGAAACCGCGATTGTAAATTTGTCTTTGGAAATTATATTTAGAATTTCCGGATAGGATCGAACCGGCACATTTCCTTTTTTCAATGTATGGATAAGTTTCGGTTCCGCAACTTCAATCGCCACTGTATAGATTATTAGATCAACACCCCTCGGCACCAAATCGACAGACTGACCGATTTCAATTTTTGCCCCAACTTTCCTTAGTTCCGCAATAATCTCCGAATCACTCGAATCCGAACCGAAAACCTCTTTGCCCTCCGCAAGAAACATTCTGGCAATAGCCGAAATACCAATTCCGCCAATGCCGAGTAAAAAAGGTTTTTTTACGTCGTGCAAATCATTTTTTGTGACCATGAATGGAATCCTACAGCAAAAAAATGCTGTTGACAAAGTACACGTGGCAGATAGACTTCCGTAGGGGGTTCACATGAAAAAACATAAAACAAAAAAGAACATTCCGAATCTCAAAAAGGTTCTTGGTGAGCTAAACAGATCGAAACTCAAAAAAATCCACATCGATCAACCTGAGGAACCCGGTTTTATCGGCATTCCGACCAGCAATCCTAGCAGTTGTCTGGGTAGACCTGTAGCGAACAAACTCTAAGAGTAAAAGAAGCACTCGAGATCACGCAAAAAAAACCTTCTAAGATACGTAGGTGGATACCCGGATTTTCGCTTCGCGAAAATCCGGTTTTTCTATACCTCCGAAAAAAGTTACACACTATCTATTATTTTAAGAAACTGCTCTCCCCTATCGTATTCATTTTTAAATAATCCGAATGAGGCAAATGCCGGACTAAAGAGAACAGTATCTCCGGATTCAGCGGAATCAATAGCTTTAGTAACGGCTTCATCCAAAGTTTTGCACAAAGGCGCTTTTTGAATTATGGAGTATGAATTATGAATTAGGGTTTTTTCTTCCATCATACCTAATTCATTATTCCTAATTCGTAATTTTTCCGTTCCCGTCCCAGGAATCAAAAAAACTGCTTTGCAATATTTCGGTATCTCCTCCGTTAGATGCGACATATCCAAATTCTTATCTGCCCCTCCCATTATCAAAATTATCTTTCTCCATTCCCTTAATTCATTATTCGTAATTTTGAATTCCGCATCGATCGCTTTCAAGGCGGCGATGCTAGCCTCCGGAGTTGTTGAATTATTGTCGTTGTAAATTTTGATTCCCCTTACCTCCTTTACAAACTGCAGCCTTCCTTCAGCCGCACTGAAATTTTCGACAACGTTTTTGATTATATCCTCGTCGATTTTCATTGCCCGCGCCGCTTCGATTGCGCATGCAATATTCAAACAATTGTGTTCTCCTAACAACTTTATCCTCCAGCTTTTGGGAACCGCCACGGCGCGGGCAACAACCGCTTTCTTTGCGTTTTCAGGATAAAACTTTTGAATAAACGGCAAAGCTTGCTCACCTGAAATCAGTATGTTTTCTTCTGATTTATTCTTGAATCTAAATATATTCGCCTTGTCTTCAAAATATTTATCCATATCGCCCCCATAGTAATTCATATGGTCGGGATAAAAAGTCGTAAAAACCGAAATATGAGGTGAAATTTTTGACTCGCCGAAACCTTGAAGTTGCCACGAATCCAACTCCAAAACAACATAGTCACTCTCTTTAACGTCTTTGAGGAGCGGCAAGGTCGCCTTGTCTTTAATATTCCCTGCTAAGAAGACCCTGCTTTCCCCAGTTCCTAGATGCCTAGAGCCTAGAGCCTTCTTCACGATTTCATAAATCAACATTGTTGTAGTCGACTTTCCCCTTGTGCCGGTCACGCCGACAATTGTCACTTGCCCTGAGCTTTGTCGAAGGGTGTCTCCCGGAGCTAATTTGGCCCCTCGACTTCGTTCGGGATCAAACAGGTCGCGAACGAGTTTGGCAAACAACGAGGCATCCATCTCAATCGGTATCTTATTTTTTCTTGCTTCCTCGATAAATGGCGAATCAAGCGGCACACCTGCCCCTTTCAAAATTAAATCCCTGTCCTTAAAATCTTGAAGGCGATGCTCGCCCAAAACAAATTGTGCAGTTCCCAGACACCTGGTGTCTGTTTCAGAATTTTTGGCCAAAATCGAATTTATCCTACCTTTAATTTTTTCCACTGATTGCTCCAAATCTTCAGAGCTCTTCAAATCGGTCACGACTAAATCGGCGCCACACTCCACTAAAAATTCGGCATCCTGAACTCCCCGCCCCAAAAGACCGAGCCCCATCTGCGTTATCTTTTTGCCCATAAAAAAATCCTGATAGTTCATCACAAACAACATTAACAGATATTTGAAGTATGAAAAAGCCCCGCTTTCGAAAGAAAGCGGGGCAAAGATCCGTTCCAAACTATCCCATAGTAGCCTCAAGTACCTTCTCAATCTTGATGTCAGAAAATTTCTTAAGAGGGGCCGCGCGCCCATTTTGTGCCTTTGGGCTAATGCAATCAACCTCGTAATGCCATGCTGGCAAACAAAACCTCTCTGCCATCTGCGCTGTGCAATCAACCCAAACGTCACCGCTCATCCGCTCGACCCGATAGTTGTAATACAAATCCAAAACTTTGGTCGGCAAGCGCTGATTCTCGAATTGAAATCGGAGAACTTCAAACGTTCCCTTCCCCGCCTCAAACTGTGAACCGGCAATTAACTGGCCGTTCGTAAACGCAAACTGCGTCACTTTGTAGACCGGGCGCGAGGCAATACGCCTCTCGCTATCCTTAAACTCAAAACAGTAGTTCCAGGCTTCCACTTCAATCATCCTCACCGAACGATAGCCACGGCGAGTAGCGACTTGCTCGTACCTCTCCCGAAGACTCACCATCACATGGGAACCCTGCACAGGAATCTGAGTTTCTTTGGGAGATTTCTGTCCAAACTCTGGCTGGTATAGCCCATCCGCAACTTGCCGTTGTGTGTCCAAATTGAACCAAATATCTCTTGGCTCGCCGGCCACTCTCAGATATCCCCTGTTTTCCGTAACATCGAACCAGCAGACAACTGCAAACTGAGACTGCTTATTTTTCATATTCTAATCTTTCAATAGCTTCAGAAAACCGTTTTGGCCGCCTTATTGGCACTTTGGAATTTCTTTTACCAAAGCTTAGGCCGCCCCCCATTCCGTTCTCAGTTAGGACACTTGGTAATAGAATTGTGATATGAAAAAGGTCAAAGATTTGTGTCGGACAGAGCGTTTAGAAATT
>Ga0155033_126_pt1 | contig 7137 bp, 7 predicted proteins | sample RifCSPhighO2_01_FD_106001 | JGI IMG/M metagenome (GOLD analysis project Ga0155033, IMG submission 106001) | Candidatus Taylorbacteria bacterium RIFCSPHIGHO2_01_FULL_43_47
TGTCCGACACAAATCTTTGACCTTTTTCATATCACAATTCTATTACCAAGTGTCCTAACTGAGAACGGAATGGGGGTCAACCAAGATCTAACAGAACTCCGGAGGGTGAAATTGTTGAGTATCGAAGACAGTTATGCGTTAGTGGGAGGGTTGGTATATGGAACAGAGTTCGCCATAGGATGATGCGGGCAAACAGACAAGCTTTTCTTGAATACGAGCGCAAAATGGCAATTCTTGACGGAAGGTTACATTTATCGGGAGCCGTAATCGGCGAAGTTCGGCTTGCGGTTCCATTTCCGCTCCCAAAGTGAATCGCGAGATTCACTTTTTTTATTGGTCGGCATTTGGTATTATTGTTGTGTTAGTGCCTGTATGATTCGTAGACATTCGTAGTATTAGTATCATTCGTATATTGGTATTTGAAGTATGCTCGACATAAAATTTATACGCGAAAATAAAGATTTGGTTGCGGCCGGTGCCAAGAAAAAGCACATTGAGTTTAATGTGGAGGAGCTTTTAACTGCCGATGACGCAAGACGTTTACTGCAAACCAACATCGAAAAAATGCGCGCGGATCAGAATAAGGCAAGTCAGAATGTCATGAAAGTAGCTGATGCGGAAAGATTACAGCTTATAAATGAAATGAAGAAACTGAAGGAAGAGTTGGCTAAGGACGAAGAAAAATTGAAAGATGTAGTGAAAAGCTGGCAAACTCTGATGCTTCAGGTGCCGAATATTCCAGACATGTCCGTGCCTGAGGGAGTATCAGACGCTGACAACAAAGAGGTTAAAGTTTGGGGAAAAAAACCAAATTTTAATTTTAAACCAAAAAATCACGTAGAGTTGATGGAAGAACTCGACATGGTTGATTTGAAGAAAGGGTCTGAAGTGGCCGGTTTCCGCGGCTATTATCTCAAAAACGCGGCGGCCAAGCTCTCCTTCGCTATTTGGCAGTTATCTTTTGATTTTTTTCTAAAAAGGGGAGGGTTTGAGCCGATGATTGTTCCTTCTCTCGTCAAGAGAAGTGCTCTTATGGGAACCGGATATCTTCCACAGGGTGAGGAGGATTTGTATAAAACACAAGATGGGGATTATTTGGCCGGTACGGCAGAAGTGGCAACGATGAGTTATTTTGCTGATACCATCTTGTCAGCCGAGGAGCTCCCGAAGAAAATTTTGGCTTTCTCGCCGTGTTTCAGAAGAGAAGCGGGAAGCTATGGAAAAGACACCAAAGGTATAATGCGCGTTCATGAATTTTATAAACTTGAGCAGGTGGTTTTATGCGAGGCGAGTCACGAAGAATCAGTCAAGAATCATGAATGGGTAAACAGAAATACCGAAGAAATGATGGAGTTACTAAACATTCCGTATCACACTATAATAAATTGCGGCGGAGATTTGGGATTGGGGCAAGTAAAGAAATATGATATTGAACTTTGGATTCCCTCTGAGAGTAAATATCGGGAAATAAGTTCGGCTTCGTATTTCCATGATTTCCAGACACGACGTCTTAACATTAAGTACAAGGACAAAGATGGCAAATTGAGATTTGTTCACTCACTAAATTCAACCGCACTCCCGACACCAAGAATACTGATTGCGCTTATTGAGAACAATCAACAAGAAGACGGTTCTGTAAAAGTACCGGAAGTTCTTCAAAAATTTATGGGAACGGACGTCATAAAAAAATTACCTAATTAATCTAAGTTCTAAAAATTGCAAATGCCCCAAAAACATTATTCAAAAAAATAGTTTGCCGATCTTTTTAGGTTTGGGATTTTTTAGGTCAATTAGAAATTAGGTCAATTAGGTTAATTTTCCCTTATGGTTCGTCGAAAGCTCCTAACTTCTCCTCGTCTGCGCAAAAAGAAACAAAAGGCCTTATTTGAAAAGGCCGCGGTTTTACTGTCTTTGTGTGTCGCCTTATTTTTTGCCGTTCTGTATTTTTTCAACGCAGACTACATTTCGATAAAAAGCATTGAGGTTTTAAGCGCTGATTCAAATATTGACTCTGTGAAGTCGATCGTCGAAGAGGAATTGAAAAGGCAAAAGTTCGGAATGTTTCCCCAAAATAATTTTATTTTTTTGAGCGGGGACAATCTTACGGCCGCGGTGCAGAAAGTTTTTCCGGAAGTTTTACAGATCGATGCCAAATTTAACGGAATAAATGATTTAATTGTGGAGGTTAAGTACAAATCTACTTTTGCAATTTGGTGCGATGAAGATGAAAAGTTGTGTTTTGATATTGACGAAACAGGGATAGCCTTTAAGGATTTCGAAGGGAACGGCAGTTCGACTCCCTTAGTGCTGGTTTCAAATGACAAGCCGGTTCTTTCCCAAAAAATAACTTCCGATCAACGGTTTCTAAAGATAGGAATGTTTATCACAGCTTTTCAAAAGGGCGGTATTGATTTGGTGAAATTGGAGGATGGTGGCAGCAATCTGTATGCAGAGCTTAAAGATGGCACGGAGATTCGGATGAATTTTAGCGATGATCCGGATGATGTTATTTCGAGGCTATCGGTAATTTTGGCAAACGAAAGGAAGATGGAGGTGAAGACTCCGTTAAAATATATCGATCTGCGCTTTGGCAACAAAGTTTATTTAAAAAGAGAATAAAAGACTGGAATTATTTGTTTCACTTGGAGTGGAAATTGCTTCGCGTGGTGGCATTGGGGCAAGTTATTTTTGTCGCTGTCGGTTTGTCGGATAGATCTTTGCGTAACATAATGTTTCTGGAGGCAATATGGCATACAAATTAATTGTAACGGAAGCAATGCAAAAACAACGGGCCGAATTAGTCGAATTCTTTCGCTACGTTAGACGCACCTACTCTGAAGAGATTGAACAGGAATGCAGGATGGAAATCGATGCCGCAAAGAGTGCCAAGGTTGCTTTCGATCCTGACCAAGTTCTTTTTCGGGTTCGTGCTCGCCACCAAAATGGCGAAAGTAACATAAAATTCAATACGGACTGAATGAAGATCATGACCGCGAATTCATTTGAATTGGCGGTTTTTTACTTAAGATTAGCCGAGAGTACAAAAAGATAATTTTTCCCAATTAACGGCAGTAAGATGTTCACAGTATTTATGAGAAAGACAAGAAAAAAAATATTGGTATAATATAGCGATGAGAAACCTCATTGCCATTTTGCCGACATATGTAGTTTGGCATTACACTATGGCTCTTCGCGATTTAGAGAGAAATTCGAGCAATTTGCTCTGGTTTATTTTTCACTTTTTTTCCGTTGGAGTTTTGCTCGGCACTCTTTTTTCGCCCTGGAAAAAATTGTCGAAGGATGAGTCCTCTCACCACCCGACTTTTTTCAGCAATTTGGCTGTGAATGTGCTCATGAGGGTTGTCGGTTTTTTCGTGAGGACTATTACTATTGTGATGGGCCTCATTTGTTTTATTATAGGCACTTTTTTGTTTATCGCTTTATTCGTTGTCTGGCTTTTTCTGCCGTTTCTCGTCGTCATTTCATTTCTTTATGGAGTCAGTTTTTTTATCACGGGCTATATTCTTTAGGGCACTTTATTAAATAGGATGAAAATAAAACAGCAAATTGAATTAGCAAAACCGTTTTGGCCTGCCGTCTTTATTGACAGGGTTGTCGACAAGAATCTTGCAAGTCTCGTTGTATTTCTTCTTAATGTGGTAGGTTTTGCCTTTTTTGCCGCCTTTCTTCTTATATTTATTTTGAAAAGAATTGCTGTGGAGGGAGGTGAGGGAGGAGTGCTCGCGGAAAGGCTTGTCAACAATCTTTCATCACTTACTCCCTTAATTAACGGTTTGTTTTTTATGCTTTTACCTGTGTTGGTCATTATTTTTGTGGCCAGAACTTTTTACCGTTCATACGCCTATTTAGATCTTCAAATTGCTGAAGGAGGTAATTCCAGTCCGTGTACTTTTGAGGCGGCTTATCTATTGCTCGAGCCCCCTTCAATGGATCCTGTTTTGGCCATGCTGTCCACTCCTCTTGGCGCTGTTGTTTATTACCGTTTAGGGTTAAGTGGTAATGAAGTTTTAGGCTTTTTAAAAAACAGGAAATCGGCTATGTCGCTTGGAGAGATAGAGATGGGAGACGTTGGGGTTATAACTTTTGAAAAATTGGCAAGGTTAATAATTTTGGCGGATAAGGAGTTTTCAATTTTTTTGTCGTCAAGAAAAATTACCACGGAGGATTTTTTGGGAGCCGTAGCTTGGGTTGAACAAGCTTCAAATCAGAGAAGGAACAGGAAGCGATGGTGGAGTCGAAGTTCTTTGGGACGCATTCCCGGAATTGGCAAAGACTGGTCGTATGGCGAGACGCCGACTTTGTGGAAGTACGGAATAAAAATTGAGCGCACACCATATTATTTGGATGCGGCAAATATTTTGACCGTGAGGAAGAATGAAGTCGAGGAATTGGAGAAAATTTTGATTCGGGTTCGTGGGGCCAACAGTATTATTGTGGGTGAGACCGAGGAAGACACTATGGGCATTGTCGCGGGATTAAACCGTATGATCGCAACAGGTAGAGCTATGCCCGAAATTGAAGACAAAGAAATATACATTCTTAATCATGAGGCTATCATTTCGGCGACAAAAGAAAAAACCGCTTTTGAATCAAAGTTGACTCATGCTTTTGCCGAGGCAATAAGAGCAGGCAACATCATTCTTGTAATAAAGGATTTGCCGTCTTTTCTTGCTTCATCGACGCAAATTGGCGCGGACGCGGTTAGTATTTTGGACATGTTTTTCGCTTCGCCAAATATTCATGTCATTGCGACGGCAAACACTGGCAGTTTTCATTCGTCAATCGAAAACAATCAGGCACTGATGCGCCACTTCGAAAAAATTCTTTTAAAGACGGTTTCGGGCGGGGGTCTGATTAGTTATTTAAGAAATGAGGCGCTTCGAATCGAAAGTGAAACGCATGTTGTTTTTCTCTATCAGGCCATCAGCGAGGCCGCGCAAAGCGCTGAAAGATATTTTTTTGGAAGTGATCTTGAGGATAAGGCGTCCGATCTTTTGATCGAGGCGGCGGCTAACGCCAAAAGTTTAAAGACTCGAATAGTAACAAGAGACGACATAATGAAGCTTGTTGAAGTAAAGACTGGTGTACCGCGCGAAACTTCATCTGAAAGTGGCGATAGCAAAGTATTGCTCAATTTGGAGAAAACTTTGAGCGAGCGAATTATCGGACAGAAGGAGGCCGTTCGAGCCATTGCGAGCGCTATGCGCCGGGCCAGAGCGGGTATTACAAACCCAAAACGTCCGATGGGCTCTTTTCTTTTTCTTGGGCCGACAGGCGTGGGAAAAACGGAAACCACCAAAGTTTTGGCAGATTCATTTTTCGGAGGGGAGGGTTCGATTATTCGGCTCGACATGTCGGAATATAGAACACAGGACGCGCTTGATCGTCTTATCGGCAATTTCGATTTGGGGAAACCCGGGGTTTTAACGTCTGCGCTCCGAGACAGACCATACGGGGTTTTGCTTCTCGATGAGTTTGAAAAAACTTCAAAGGAAGTAATCGACCTTTTTTTGCAGGTTTTGGATGAGGGAATGTTTTCCGATATGTCGGGTCGCAAGGTTAGCGCAAGAAATCTCATAATAATTGCCACATCTAATGCAGGAAGCGACACAATATGGAGGATAGTGAAGGACAGGGGGGCCGGAGATTTGAATAAAGACGAAATTCTGAAAGATATTATTGATCAGGGTATTTTTAAGCCGGAGCTCTTGAACCGATTCGACGGCGTAATAGTTTTTCATCCGCTCCAAAGAGAAGAATTGACTAAAATTGCCGATATCATGATGCGGAAGTTTAATAAGCGTTTGGATTCGAAAGGTTTGGAAATTAAGATAACGCCGGAATTAATTAACGCTCTTGTAGAAAAGGGAACTGATCCCACTTTTGGCGCGAGGCCGATGAATAGGGCTATTCAGGATAAAGTCGAGACAATGGTTGCCGATAAAATTCTATCCGGTTTGGCTGTGCCTGGCACAAAAATTGTTTTCACGCCTGAAGAAATAGAAGCCGTCAGATCTTAAAACTTATGAACGATTTGATCCCAAGCTGAAATTTTCTTTTTTTGTCCTGATGTTGTTCCGATATTTTTCGTCAGAAGTCGTCGGGTGCGCATTATAAACCGTTGGAACCTTAGAGGGCACTCACACCTTGGCTGATGGTAACAACCGGAATCTTTTTTGCGCTAAGATAGTCGACTATTTCGTTGAATATTTCCGGGGTTGTGCTGTATTCCGTGCCACTGTAGTCGATTGAATGAAAGGAAAGTACAAGCCATTTTTTTTCTGTCATGGCTTTGTCGATCCAGCTCTTGATTGTCGATGCTGTTACGTTTCTTGTTATACCTTGTCTTTGAAGCTGATATGGGTCTGACGTGGGTTTTGCGTAGCCGTCTAAGGTGGCCGCGGCGCTAGTGTAGCCCGCATTTTGAGCCATATCGATTACATTTGCATCGTATGAACCGAAAGGATAGGCAAAAGTTAGGACTTGTCCAAGGTTCCATGACAGCAGATCCTCTCTCGAGCCTTTTATTTCTGACGGTCTTTCGGTTTGGTTTAATTGTACGAGATCGCGGTGTGTCCGCGTGTGGGCTCCGATTTTGTGCCCTGCGTTATGAATTTCCGCAACCTGGCTTCTTCTCATGAAGCCGGGGAAACCGGTGTCGGCCATTTGCTGTGTTGTTATATAGAATGTAGCTTTAAGACCGCTTGATTTTAATTTTTGGCAAAGCGTTTTTATATTGTGAGAGCCAACCGTCATCCAATCGCAAAGTAACCCCTCCCGTGGAAAAAATGTTGCCAGCAGTCGATTTGTTTTCAACTGATACGTTGTCAATTCTCAAATACCCGATTGATTTGATGAGATGAAATACAGTGACGTTGGTAACACCCTCCGGAACATTAAAGTCGAAAGATAGTGCTCCGAAATTTGACGAAGGTGCGACAATCGCAAGGTCTTTGCAAGTATATGAACCGTTTTGGTTCTGGTATTGGATGGTTATATAATTTTCGGTGTCCGATTGGTAGCTGTCTTTAAGTCTCGCGGCAAGAACTCCCTGTGCTCCTGCACAGGGATGAATTGCCGCTGTAATTAGGGTATATAATGTTTGAATGTCACGAA